>CXRH01000034.1_pt1 | contig 26301 bp, 18 predicted proteins | sample 591181 | NCBI WGS metagenome assembly CXRH01 (sample SAMEA3491319, study PRJEB9169) | human gut metagenome | biome: ENVO:mammalia-associated habitat; material: ENVO:feces | place: Bangladesh | collected 2010-04-07 | reverse complement strand
CCGGGGCGATGGCGGGCGGGTCCGGCACGGGCGGTCCCGCGGGCTCCTCCCCGACCGTCGCGGTTTCCGGAACCGGCGCCTCCACCGGCCCCGGCGCGGGAGCCGGAGCGTCCGCCGCAAGGGCGTCCGGGGGCGTTTCCGGCATGATCGCGGACGGGGTCGCCGGCGTCGCGTGATCGGACTCCCATTCCATGTCGTCGTTGTCGAAGCTGCGGCCCGCGGCCAGCACGATCATGTGCGTGGTGGCGAGCAGCGCGACCGGCGGCACGGTCATGATGACCGGCGGCACCCAGACGGGCAGGAGCAGGCCGTTCACCATGACCGGATGCGCGTGCAGGGCGTTCCCGATGAGGCTGATGACGCTGAACAGGACGAGCATCAGCCACGGGTACACGGTCGACAGGCGGCGCGTCTTGAACGCCCACGCCGCCCACGTGAACGCCAGCGTGGAACCGTCGATGATAATCGGGAACATCCACGCCAGGGACCCGTTGATCCCGCAGGCCAGCCCCACGGCGCGCAGCGCGTCGAAGCTGATGATGAACGCGAGCAGGGCGAGGATCACGGCGACCGTCACGCCCGGCCACATGCGCGCCTCCCGCCGCCTCAACGGCCCGCCTCCGTGAGCTCCGCGGCCGCCATGTTCGCCGCATGCGCGAGCGTGAACACGTGCCCCGCGACCGCCCGCGCATGGATGTCGAGCAGCAGGGACGCCGCCTCCGACGGGGGCAGCGGATCCGCCGCGGCGGGTTCGACGCCCGTCGCGGCGAGCGCATGGAGGGCGCGCCGCACGGCGCCCGTCTCGAACGGTTCGCGGCCCCGCATCCACGCGGCCAGGCCGCCCATCACGCGGGCGGTCCGATCGGAGAGCAGGCTTTCAAGCACATTGCCGGTTTTCGGAATCATAGGGCATCGTATGCGTCACGCATAGCCCGACGGATATGAAACACGCCGCCACGCTCGTCCTGCCCGCCCTCGCCGGGCTGCTCGTCGTCTCCATGATGCTGTCCACGCTGCTCGTCGGCGGGGTCGGCACCACCACCATGGGCTCCGACCCGCCCGCCGCGGACTGCACGCCCTCCGCCGGCACGACGGTGGACGCGTCCGCCATGCGCGGCAACCAGGACGCCGCCCGGCTCCTGTCATGGCTGCGCGGCGGCGACGGCATCGACCTGAAGGGGCTCGAATTCAGCGATGAGATGATCGCCGGCATGTTCGGCAACTTCCAGCAGGAATCCGGGGTGACGTTCAGGATCACCGAAGGGCATGCGCGCGATGACGCGGACAACGCCGGGGCCAGGGCGTACGCGCTGGCCCGGCGCGGGCTCGGCGTCGCCCAATGGACGGGAGGCCGCGGCGCCTCCCTCGTCGACTACGCGGAAAGCGTGGGCGGCAACTGGTATGACGGGAGGGTGCAGGCGCAGAAGCTCGTCGACGATCTGGCCGGCCCCTACCGGAGGGCGTACGACGGGATGAGGTCCGCCGCGAACGAACGGGACGCGGCCGCCGTGTTCCACGAGATCTTCGAGGTGAGCGCCGACACGGACATCACCGGCCGGAAGGACCATGCGACCGCATGGCTCGCCGACATCAAGGGCGCCGCCGGATCGGTCGTCCCCGCGGCCGACGGATGCGCGGACGCGACGGATGCGGGCGGGGACGCGCGGTACGGGAGCGTGGGCGGCGCGCCCGCCGACCGGCATGATTTCGGCTGGATGTGCTCGTGGGGCGGCATCTGCCATGACGGGGACGGCCTGCAGGGCACCGGCGGCTCCACACGCAACTTCTACACGTACAATTTCGCCGGATACCAGTGCGTCTGGTACGCGTGGAACAGGCTCGCCATGATCCACGGGGGCGGCTGGACATGGGTGTCCGGCAACGGCGACCAGATCGCCGGCAACGCGGCGAACGCGCCCGGCTGGGAGGTGTCCGCCAGCCCCAGGCCCGGCGACGGGGTCAGCTTCGTGAGGCTCAACCATGTGGCCGTCGTCGAGAAGGTCGAGAAATCGGGTTCCGGCTGGCGGATCTTCATATCCGAGGGCAACTGGAGCAGCGACGGGATCGAGGGCCATTGGAACGAGTACAACACGCGCTGGGTCGACCAGTCCGAGTTCATGGGACGGCGGGTGTTCTTCCGCCGCCCCTCGTGGAGTCGGTGAGGCGAATCAGGGCTGCTGGCCGGGCGACAGCAGCGGGCATTGGTCGCCGTACTTGGCGATGCAGATGTCCATGAGCTGCTTGTTGTCCTCGTCGGACGGCCCCTGGCCGGGCAGGTCCGACCACATGCTCCAGTCGGTCCCGTCCTCGCCCTCGGATTCGGGTTCGTAGAGAGCGTCCACGTCCGGATACCCCTGCCCGTCGAACGAGGGCATGCCCTTCACGGGGATCGCGGTGCGCGTCGCCCCGTCGAACCCGGAGGCGATGTCCTTCGTCCATTCCGTCAGCCACGGATCCGTCCACCACGGGTCGTCCGTCCGATGCTCGATCCCGGACACCTTCCCGTCGCGGATGGACAGCAGGTCGTCGACCTTCCATTCCTTGACGGCGGGCGTGACCGCGTACCAGCCCCAGGATGCGACCCTGTCGTCGCGTCCCCTCGTGTTGCCCTGCACGAGGATGGCGCGCACCGTGCCGGTCACCCTGACCTTGTCCCCGGAGGGGACGGCGGTCGGCCCGGACGCCCATTTCGCGCCCATCCCCCACTCCTGGCCCATGAGCCAGTCGCCGGCCTTCAGGCCGCTCTTGCAGTACACCTGCCAGCCGTTGATGTCGGAGCCGGTCTGTTCGCGGATCTCCTCGTAGAAGGGGCATGACGGGTTCGGGGCCTCCGGGCCCGTCTTCGCGTCCGGCGTGAACGACATGAGGCCGGCGGCCGGGTTCGCGCCGATCCTCTGCATGCGCAGCGCGGCGATCGCGTCCTTCGCGTCCTTCCGGGCGAGCCCTTTCAGGTCGGTGTCCGGGTCCAATCCCCAGGTGCGGATGCCGGTCTCGAAGTCCGTGGCCGTTTTCAGGTCTGCGGCCGATACGGCGGGCTTCGAGGCCTGCGACGCGGCCGCCCCGCCCTTGTCCGCGGGCGCCTCCTGTTTCGCGGGGCCGCATCCGGCGGTCAGGAGCAGGCAGGCGGCGAGGATGACGGCGATCGGGGTTCTCTTCTTCATGGCCCCCAGTCTATGCGCGGCCCGGGTCAGGAGGCGTGGATGCGCGACCCGGTTTTCTCCGGCATCGGAGACGAGAATCTCCAATACCGGAGAAAACAAGCCCGTTTTTTTACCAGTATTGGAGAAAAACCCGAGGGTATGCATCGGTATGCGTGCGGTATGCATCACCTGATGCATACCTTCGAGGTGCCGAAAACCCTTGGAATACAAGGGATTGGAAGAAGGATAATGGAAGGTATGCATTGTATGCATCTGTTTTCCGAGTTACTCCTTTTTATGGGGTTTTCCCTTATGAGGCACGCATACCACGCATACCGGCGCAAGCCGTCCCCCGGAATCGGCGGAACCAAGCGGAAAAGCGAGGCCGGAAAGGTATGCATCACCTGATGCATACCGCACGCATACCCGGTCCGGGCGATGCATACCGGGTCCCGCCGGGGCCGTCTGACGCATACGCGCCCGCATGGATGAAAGCGGATACCATTACGACGCGGACGCGCTCAGGGCGTTGGACGACCCGCGCAGCACCGTGTTCCTCACCGGCAAGGCGGGCGCCGGGAAAAGCACGCTCATCAGGCACTGGCGGAGCCTCCACCCCAATCGGAACATCCTCACGCTCGCTCCCACGGGGATAGCCGCCCTGAACGTGCAGGGCGTCACCATGCACCGGTTCATGCACGCCGGCCCGTCCATCACCCCCGCGAAGGCCGCGGCCAAGGGGCGCGAACTGTCCGGCGACCGGCTCTACCGGGCGTTGGACGCGATCGTGCTGGACGAGGTGAGCATGGCGCGCGCCGACCTCATGGACTGCCTCGACCGGTTCCTCAAAGGCGCCCGCGAATCGAGGCTCCCGTTCGGCGGCGTGAAGATGATCCTCACCGGCGACCTCGCCCAACTGCCGCCCGTCATAGACATGCGCGGCCCCGAGGCCAGGGTGTTCCGGCCCGGCGGCCAATGGGAGGGGCCCTGGTTCTTCCAGTCCAAGGCCATCCGCACGGTCATGGACAAGGGGCTGCTGGACGGGGTGATGCTCGAGGGCGTGCACCGCCGGTCGGATCCCCTGTTCGCCGCCGGCCAGGCGTACGTGGCGTTCAGCCGGCTCACCGGGCTCGACGGATTGAGCCTCGACCGGCCTTTGACGGCACGCGACGTGATAGCCGACCATGCAGCCAACCTGTTCCTCGAACGCATGGGCCGGCCCAGGCCGGCCGTGCAGGACACCCTGTTCTAACGGGGATCGAAACCCTTGTCGGAACAGGACGAAGGTCGTTCGGCGGGATTCATTTTCTTTTTCTGAAAGTACCGGCGACGTGCTGGGGCAGTCCTTTCGGTTCTCGGGATTGCCCCAGCCTGGGCCGCTTCTCGTCCTCCGGCAATTCGAATGGAGGCGGATTGACACTCCCGTGGTTGAAACCACGGGATTCCTGCGAACTGGGCTTGCTTGGGTTCAGATGATACGTCTGAACCCAGAGGCTTCCCATTTTTAGCGGGCTATCCCCGATTGTCGGTCGGTTCTTTTTCCCGTTATTGGTTTTCCTGACTGATACGTATCGCTTCGTCCCGGATGTTCAACGCGGCGTTCACATCCCTGTCATGTCTGCTGTGGCAGTTTTCGCAAGTCCATTCGCGTTCCGACAACACCAGTTCCTTGTACTTGCGCCCGCAGTCGTGGCAGAGTTTGGAACTCGGATAGAACCTGCCCACCCGGATGAGCGTGCGACCATACCATTCCGCTTTGTAGGAGAGCTTGTTCACGAGGCCGCTCCACCCGTCGCGGAGTATGGAACGGTTCATCGCGCGTTTGCGTGACTGGCCGTTATGCATGGGCTTGCCGTCCGCGTCCAGCCTCTTGCGTGCCTTCCGCGTCATGTTCCGTACCATCAGGGTCTCCATGCCGATGAATTGGTTCTCTTCTATCAGCCTGTGGGACAGTTGGTGCTGGAAGTTATCGCGGTAGTGGCGGAGCTTGGCGTACGCCTTGGCTACAATTGCCTTCTGTTTGCGGTGGTTGTTCGACCCTTTCGTTCGACGGGATAGTTTGCGCTGCTCCCGTTTGACGTCAGCCTCCAATCGGCGCAGCCGGTCCGGATAGTCGATTTTCTCGCCGGTGGACAACGTGAGGAGTTCCTTGACGCCCAAGTCGATGCCGATACGGCCTTCGGCCCGCGTTTTCGGCTGGATATCCACGTCGAACAGGAGCACCAGATAGTATGTGCGGTTCTCCCGTTTCACCGTCCAGCTGGACAGGTTCTCGATCGGGTAGCGCAGCCGGTCGCGTTTGCGGATGCGCACCGAGCCGAGCTTCTTGGACAACGGGTACCGGTTGCCGTCCATACGGCGTATCGGCATGGTGTTGCGGAATGATTGGATGTTGTCGTTCCTTGAGGCGAAACGGGGACGATGCTTCTCGTACTGGGCTTTGCGGAAGTACGCCGACTGTGCTTTGCGGAAGTCCATGATGGCGTTGCTCAACGCGTTCGACGGGATTGGACTGTCCCTGAGCCATTCGTTCGCGTTCTTCATGCCGGTCACGTTCGGATACTCGGGGTTCGGGTTCGTCTCCTTGTCGTACGCGTTGAACGCCTCGACCTGCTGGTTGTAGGCGAAACGCCTGTCGCCGAAGCACCGTTCCAGCAATGCAGCCTGGGTCTTGGACGGCGTGAACGGTATGCGCTGCGCCACCTTGCGCATGGTCATTGTGATTCACGCTCCTTCGCTCGTTGGTCGTCGATGTATTTGGCCACCGCCCGCTCGTTGACCGAGCCGATGCTTTCCGCGAAATAGCTGGGCGACCACAGGCTCCGTTCGCCCTTGCGTTTCCAATACTGGCTTTTCAGTTCGGGGTGCATGGCGAACAATCTGAGACTGGACGTGCCCTTCAACTGTTTGACGATGCTGCTCACGCTGATTTTCGGCGGAGCCGACACGAACAGGTGGATGTGGTCGTCCAATCCGACCTCCATATGCGGGATACGGTAGCCGTGCTCGTCGGCTATCTCCCTGAGAATCGTCTTCAAATCCGAGTCGATTCCGTTCTTGAGCACCTTGCGGCGGTATTTCGTACACCAGATGATGTGGTAGTTCAGATTGTACACCGAAGTCCTACCATGTGTGAACCGTTCATCGCTTGCGCTCATGGGAATGATGATAGCATATTTACTACCATATGTAAACTTCGGTACGCCCTAACCCGGCATTGAAATACCGGGTTTGCGGGCTAAAAAGTCTCATCACAGGAAACACCAATAGTCAGGAGAACCGGATGCAGTGCATCATCCAACCCAACGGCGAGAACTATCTCGTATGGTTCGACGGCACCAAGTGCCACCCTCACCCACCCCGACCAGGTGACCGCCCTCCAGATGGTCGCCAAGCAGACCCTCGGCCACGAACTGCCCTGCTTCAAGCTCGGCTCCAAGACCGCCCCATGGTACACGCGCCTGCTTCAGGCAGTCGGACAGGCGTAAGACGCCCAAGACCAGCCCTATAACGAAACCGCCCACTCCAACCGGCATAACGCCGGAATGGAGTGGGCGGTTTTCGCGTATCCACAGGTAAAAAATAATGACGGCGGAATCACGAAGATCCCGCCGTCACTAGCCGAATAGGTACCATCACTGATACTATCTGCGTCATTATTTCAATCCGCACCGGTCTTGCGACCGGTGACATGCGGCATAACCGCCATGCATACAACATTGCTGCCGTATCCACAGATCTTATTTCGATCCACACCGGTTGCCCGGAGACAAGATATCAAGACAACGATACTGTCTGCATCATTATTTCAATCCGCACCCCTTTCGGGGCGACATGTTTGTTGTAGCACGGGAATCGCGGCTCACCGTCCCCTCTTCATCCACGTGGGCTTGCACGCGCTGCCTGAGCTCCCGCAGCAGGGAGCGCGTGTACAGGTCCTGCGGGTCCCTGATGACGATATCCGAGATGGGCACGTCGCCGAATTCGATGGGGGCGCCAGTCTCCCGGTTGGCATCCAAACCGGCCGACCTGTAAAAGGCCCCCGGGTAGGCCAGCGAATCCATGTTGACGCGAGGGACGATGATGGCATCGCGCTTGGAGTACGTGTCGACCTGCTGGGCATAGTCGTACATCAGGGCGAGCCAGTCCTCGATGAATTCGGTGGGCAGGAGCCGGTTCGTCTCCCAGCGTTTGACGCTGTATTCCGCCACGTCCCACCGTTCCGCGAGCCATTTCGTGGTAAGCCCCATGCGCTCACGCTGGCATTTCAGCTCGGCCGGGCTGATGGTGTCGTCCTCGCGGTCGAGTTCCCGGCCGCTTTCGAGGTCGTAGTGCGTCCATGGGAGGATGGGTGGCCGCGTCATACGGACTGCGGCATAGTATCGCTTGTAGTCGTCGATATGCTCAGCCCGCGGGCAGATCGGGCATGGTATGGTGTCCAGCCACTCGACGGTTCTTTCGACCCCTCCCTCGGCCCATCCTGGGGCGTCGGCGTCGATGTCGGCGGTGTAGTCGTGCCCGCAGGTCGGGTGGATTTCAAAACAGGTCATGTCGCGTTCTCCGGGATTCTCGGTTTCGGTTCGGCCGTTTCAGCGCCACTCGCCTGTGCGGGCCCATTCGCGGGCGAGATCGCAGGCCTTGTCCAGATCGTCGACCGTCTCGTCGTAGGATACGAGCTCGCCGTTTTCGTAGCAGTAGACGCCGAGCTGTCCGTCCTCGGTGCTCACCTCGGCGCGGCGGGAGTCGGGGCCGTCGAACCAGCGGCCCTTCTCGGTCCATTCCGTGCAGTCGTCGCCGACCACGGAGCGGGCGTAGGCCATGAGCTCGTCGCCGTGCTGCTTGAGCAGCTGCATCTTCTCGCGGTCCTTGAAGATGTGAGAGGTGCAGAAGATTTCGCAACCGTTGCGGGTGGTGAATCCGAGGTGGTTTTCTGCCCAGAATGCCTTGATGTCCATTGTTGGAGCCTTTCCGCTCGTTTTCGGGCTTGCCTTGCGCTTCCCGTTGACATATTCATCATACCACACTCGGTTACAAAAAGTAACCGGCGTGTCGGAAATGCCGGACCAACCCATCCACCCTGCCGACACATGGAGGACAATGCATGGCCCCGCAACCACAAGACGCGGGGCTGATTTTTGCCCACATTTTGCCCACATTATCCCGGGAAAACGTGAGAATACGCGGGAAACCGTGGGAATAAGAAAAGCCGCTCAGCCCTACTCCCGCAAGGCAAAGCGGCTATTTTCCACTGGTCGTAAAATCAAAATCGCGGGAGACACGACCTTTCGGCAACGGCATTCTCAACGACAGGGCGCCGCCGCCTTTGGCGACTCCCAGCCCCTCGAGGAATTGGAGAAGTATCGTGTTGTGGATGTTCTGATGCAGGATCTTTTGCCGACGATTTCGGTTTCGGATTCCCCAAAAACATCATACCGCCGCCTCCAGTTCCCTTCTTTCCGATTCGTCGATGAGGCCCTTGGCCCAAGCGTCGCGAACCGCCTCGATCATCTTGTCCGAATCGAGCAGTCCGATGCTGGAGCGGAGCGCGTCGGGGATGCTTTCGGATGGGAGGCCGGCGATGGTCGTCGTGGGTCTCCTCGTCGTGACGCGCCAGATGATGCCCGGTTCGGGCCGTCTGCGTTTGGGGACGGCGATGCTGGTCCTGATGCCGCCGACGCTTCCTATCCGCGCGGTCTCCAATGTGGAGGGCCCACAAAGCCAGGCATCGGGGCCGGCCCATGCGAGTTCGGCGGAGACGGGCGCGTATTCCCAGTCGGGTTCCTCTCCGTCGGGCACGTCCGGATACCACATGTACACGCCTTTCCTGGGGTGGGTCGCATCGGGGTTGCGCAGCGCCCAACGACGGAACGAATCGGGGCGTATCCCGGCCCTTTCGGCCTCCCAGACGGGGATGACGCCGTTCCATTTGCGCCAGATAGGCCTGATTCTTTCCTCTATGGACGGCACCATCCACCTCCTTGATGTCACGGACGGTTACATTCTAGCATGCGTCCCCCTTGTTCGCCCGCGGACGCATGCCCGCCCCCGTGCACGGAACGGAAAGGGGCGTGGAAATGGATTATTCGACGATACGCGACGACGGCGCGCTGATGAACCTGGCGGCGAAGGTGGTCGATCCGGACAGAAGGAACACGCTGGTCGTCCTGTCCGCCGACCGGTACGGGCGTCCCGGGTTCGACCCGGCGGACATCGGGGACGCCTTGGCCGGCACGGACGTGGACGTGTACTGGCTGCCCGACCCGCCGGCGGCGAACCGGCTGGACGGGCTGACCGACGGGGTCGCGTGCATGTACAACGGGGCGGCCGCCATCCTGCACGCCGGGCAGGGGGCGATCATCGTATTGGACAAGGGGCCGACGAGCCCCGACTACCTGATCGGGCGCGCCATGGCGCACGCCACGTTCATGCGCCGCCCCGACCCGAAGCCCGCGCCCGCCGCGGATGCCGGGGATCGTCCGGACGGGAGGAGGCTGCGCGCGGAGAACAAGCGGCTGAAGGGCGAACTGAAACGGCTGCGCGCCGCGTCATCCGCGGACGTGGAGGATCTGTACCCCCTGTTCGACGATCCGGACGATTGGCTGGATCTGGAGATCCGGCTCGCATGGGCGCGTCTCATCCCGGCGGAAGGCAAGCGGGCGAACCGTCTGCCCGCCCGTTGGACCATGACGCCCGGCTTCGCCGCCACCATCGCGTCCAGCCCGCGCCGGGCGAAGACGGTGGAGGCGTGCGCGCGCATCCTCCTCGGACTGGACGCCCGCCACCCGTACCGCAACGGGCCGAACGGAACGCCGAACATGATCGGCGACTGGGGCAATCCGGTGTGGCGGACCGTCGTCCAGCAGGGCATGCCCGACTCGTGGCGCATCCACTGGACGCGCGACGGCGCCGGGAACGTCGTGTTTTTGGCCGCCGGCGGACATGACGCGCTCATCTGACGCGGACGCGGCACGGCCCGCGAGGCATCCCGCATGATGCGGGAAAACGGATTGCGAGAGGAGGCGGGCATGCCCCCTCTCGCATGGGCATGTCACCTGCGGTGAGCCCCGCGTCTGCGTCCTGTGCGGATCGCGGCGATCGCGGCGAGCAGTCCGGCCAGGAGCATCGCGTACGCCGCCGGCACGGGATCGTCCGGGCGGCCGCCGGTCAACGGGAGCGTCGTCAACGGGGTGACCGTGTTGCGGAACACGGGCGTCGTCGTCTTCCCGTCGTAGGTGACGGTGGCGGCCAGCCGCCCGTTGTCGTCGTCGGTGATGGTGACGTGCGCCCGGTGGATGGTCATGTCCGCCTTGCAGTCGGGGCCGCACGTGTCCTTCTCCACGATCAGGTAGTCATGGGAGACGGACTGCCTGCCGTTCAGGTCGGCCGCGGTGAATCCGATGGGGGTGAACGTGATGCTTCCGTCCGCCCTGTTGGATGCGGATTGGAGGATGCGCCCGTCCGTGTCCTTCACCTGGAACGTGTATCGTCCGTCCTGCAATGCGACGTCCGTGGAGTCGGGGCCGGTGAGCTTCTTCGACGCCCTTAATGTGATGCTCGTGTCGGCGGGCCTGTACGTGTTGCGGAACACGATCGCCGTGCCCGTCTTGCCGCCGGTCGCCGCGGCGGCCGTGATATGGCGTCGCAGGGTCGCGGGATCGTCCGCGACCGTGACCGTGATCGTCCACGCGGCCGTGTCGTAGGTGACGCCGCCGCGCGTGCCCTTCGTCTCCCTGACCTCGTACCGGTAGCTGCCGGGCAGGGTGAACGGATCCGTGTTCACGTTCAGGGTGACGGGCTTGCCGTCGGCGAACGTGACGGTCGTCGGCAGTGCGCCGGCGGGCGCCCCGCCGACGGCGGTGATGTTCGCCGTGTAGGATTCGCCGTCCAGCCATTTGCCGCCGGGACGGCCGGCCAGGGTCTTGGAGGCGGTGAGCGTGACCGGGGTTTCGGGGGCGAGCCTGCCGGCCAGGCCGCAGTCCTCGTTCGGATCCGAATACAGGGCGGCGGCCATGTCCCCGGCGGCGGGGAAGTCCTTCAGGCCGATGACGCCCGCGGCCAGGCCGTTCGCATCGGTTTCCGGATCCGCGTCGGAGTCGTTCGCCTCGCTCGCATCCTTCGCGTCCTTCACGGTGACGGCGAGTTTCCGCCAGTCCATGCCGTCGGCGGGCGTGAACCGCAGCCGGTAGCCCCGCCCCGCGGGGATGCCGGACAGCTTCCAGCTTCCGTCCCTGCCGGTCGTGGTGGCCAGATCGCCGCCGTTCAGCGATCGGACGGCGTTCCCGTCCGCGTCGGTCAGGGTGACGTGGACGCCGGGCAGGAGCATGTCCGTCGTCTGGCGGATTCCGTCATGCGCGTAGTCGTACCATGCGACGCCGCCGGCCTCGCGTTCCACGACCTGCGTGACCGCATCCACCTTGTTGTCGCCGTCCGCCCACCGGTTCACGTACGTGCTGCCGGACTTGTTGCCGGCCGGCGTGAGCGTCATCGTGAAGTCGATGCGCGCGTTCGGGGGCAGGCTTCCCGCGGTGAACGCCCATGCGACCGGGGCCCCGTAGCCGGCCGGGATCGCGACCACGCCCGTGGTCGGGTCGAACGCCGCCCTGTGCCAGGATTCGACCTGCCCGCGCGTGATTTTGGCGGTGTCCATGCTCCGGTATCGCGTGTCCGCGGTGAACCAGAACGCCGCATTCTTGAGGTCGGCGCCGTTCGCCCCCGTGGCCTTCAAACCGGTGAGCGTGTACGAGCCCTCGTATTTCGACGGGCCGCCCGGACCCGTGTACGGCATGATGTCCACCGCATACGGATCCGGTTTCGCGTCGTTGCCGAAGTTGGCCAGCATGTTCGAGAATCCCAGCGGGGAGGCGATGTCGTTGAGCAGCGGGTTCGCGCGGGTCGCCAGGGCGCTGGCATGCGTGCGGCTCACCCTGATCGTCGCGGATGCGATGGTGCCCGCATCCTTGTCCGGTTTGGCCTTGTTGCGTTTGGACGTGACGGATGCGGCGACCGTGTACGAGTCGTTGTTCCTCGCATCATGGTCCGGGTCCGCCGCGTCGCCGATCGTGGTGCTGAATCTCAGGTTCCGGGTGGAGCCGTCGGCCCTCACGCCGTTGACCGTCCATTTCAGCGTGGTCGTGCCGTCCGCGTTCGCGGTGGTCTGCGGTTCCACCCGGGTGCCGCCGGACACGGTCCCCTGTTCCGGCGTGTGTTCGGTGTACGTGCCGTCGAGGTGGGAGCTGCCGGAGACGTATGCCAGCCCCTTGGGGAGGGTGACGGTCGCGTACAGGTCGGTCGTGTAGCCGTCTCCCGAACCGTTCCGGCCGGTGGTCGCGTTCAGGCCGATCCTCCAGTCGGCGGTGCGCTGCTCCTTGTCCAGGTCGTAGATGCTTTTCGTCCCGCCGGATGCCGACCTTTGCGAGGTGGCGATGCCGATCCGCGGTTTTTCGCCGACGACGAGCAGGCTGTCGCCCCTGTTGTTGCCGCCGGTGCCGCCGCCCGCGTATCCGTTCTCATCGTAGACGGCCTTCTCGTAGTTCGACCCGTCGTAGACCATGGACGGTTTGGCCCCGTCGCGGAACAGTCTGAGGAAATCCTGTCTGGCCGCCCAGTCCGTCCATGCCTTGTCGGATGCGGTCTCCGGATCCAATCCCGCCAGCCTCTCCACGTCGGAGCGTTTCCATGCGACGGTGACGCCGGTGATCTGGCCGACCGCGCCGAGAGGCGCGTCATCCCGGACCTTCGCGTTGAAACGGGCGAAATAGTCGAGCCGGACCGTGTTGCACCCGCTGGCCGCCGCATCGTTGGCCACGAACAGGGCGGCGACTATCGTCCCGTGTTTTTTCGCTTCGCCCATGCTGTTCCAGTAGTCGAGGTCGCCGATGCCGGCCCTGCGCTGCTCGTCATCGGAGGCCCATGAGGTTCCGTCCTTCTTCGTCGCGTAGTAGATGGTCGGGGGAGGTGTGTCGCGACTGGCAGTGTCGCTCCGGGACCACCAGAAGGAGTGTTTCATGTGTCGGGGGGTGAATTGCATGACGGTCGGGTCGATCTTCGCCAGTCCCATGACGCCGACGGGCAGGCCCGATACCGGTTGCTGGAAGGTGGGCTGCATGCCGATGTTCGCCACCTGCCCCTGCAGTCCGGAATCGGTGGAATCACTCCAGTCATGCCTCCAGTCCAGGCCGTCCATGCCGGACTGGCATGTTCCGGTGGAATCCCCGTCGCATGACGTGTAGTAGATTCTCTGGATGAAACCGCCCGGCGAGCGCACGACCTCGGTGGATGCGAGCCTGTCGTCATTGGTCGCGGTCTGGTTCGAATTGTCCGCCGCCGCGGGAAGCCGGTCACCGGTGAGGCTGGCGGCGTTCAGGTTCGCGTCCGTGATGGAGAGGTTCAGGGTCTGGTCCCTGCCCCCGTAGTATTCGGCGACGCTCGTGTCGCCCTCGTAGGTGGGCAGGATGATGTTGAACAGTTGGGTGGATAATGCGCCCACCTGCCAGGCGTTGCAGCCGGCGTCCATCCAGCCGCTCGAGCATTCCCTGTAGTACTTGTCATACCGGTCGCGTTTGGTGAACTGGAGCGGATCGTCCATCCAGTCGTTGACGGTGACGTGAAGCGTGACCCCGTCGTCCCCCATGGTCTGGGTGACGGCCCACGGCTGCTGGCCCTGCCGGATGTACGGCGTGCCGGGGTAATCCCAATCGTAGGCGTTCCTGGCGGAATACCGCATGGTTCCCTGATCGGTGATGGAACCCCAGTTCCATAGCAGGGGCTGCCATTTCCGTTCCGCCGGATGCCTGGTCGCCGAACCCTCGTCGCTGAACACGTTGGACAGTTTCACGTCGAAGCCGATCGGGCCCCTGGGCATCTCCAAGCCTTTCAGCCCCTTGGACAGATCATGGTTGCGGGTCGTCAGGTTCATGGTGAAACCGTAGGCGAGGCCGCGCACCTTGCCCCTCTCATGGTTGACGGCCGTGCCGTCGGCGGAGAAGTCGAACCGGCCCTGCGAGCGGCGGGACAGGTTGCCCACGGACAGGTTCAGCCCCATTTTCGCGCTGACGGTTACGTCGGCCGGCGTGTCCCGCGCGGTCCGATGCTGCCGGTCGTTGGGCTGCGCCCATGCCTTCACAATCGGATGGAACCGGTATCCGTTGGGCGCCCCCGCGACCTTGACGGCGAGGCTGACGCCGCTCGTGCCGGGCACGGTCGTCGGCGACGAGGACGTGGGTTCCAGGAGACGGTAGCAGGTGAACACCTGGGTTTCCACCCCGTTTATCGTCTCGATGGTGGATTTCGGCTCGTACCCCTTCGTCGTGTCCACCCAGCCCATGCCGTCCGGGTCGAACGTGACCATGCTTTTCGGATACGGCAGTTCGAACCGGAAGCCGACGCGCGCCCGCCGGTAGTAGGCCATCGTGTCGTCCGGCGTGACCGTGTAATCGTAGTTGTAGGCGACCGTGTCGAACGAACGGACGATCAGGTTGCCCGGACCGCTGTCGTCGCCGCGCGCGTCATCCGCGTCAAAGGGCGCCGTGCCCGTCGTCATGCCCGTCAGCTTCAGTCTGCTTATGTACGCGGCGTCCGAATCCAGCATGTCGTGGATGCTCACGTCCGGGGCCGCCGGATCGCCCGACCCGCGCGGCGACACGTCCACGGGCGCCGGATCCGGCCGGACCGCCTGCGCCTGCTGTTGTGTTCCGTCCGTCTCGTCGGCGTACGCGGGCGCCGCCAGGCCCGTGAAAAGCATGGTACAGGCGGCCAGGGCCGCGATCGTTCTCCCGAAAGCACGCATAGGCGATGCCTCTCCTCCACCCCCCCTGATCCGGATGAAACCTCAAAGCATCGGGGGGGGGGGCGGCCTCCCATGCCATCGCTGTTCGCAACGGGCCGCTATGCGGGGAACCGAGGAGGCCATGGGCCGCGCATAGGCGCGCCGCATGGCAAGGAAACGGACAGTCAGGGAGGTGGGCACGTTCGCCCGCCACATGGGCGGCGGCTTCATCCGCACCGTCAACGGAAGCGCATGGCAGTACATGCTCATGCCCGACCAGCCGGGCGTCGCGGACGCGAAAGGCATGGAGGAACGCGTCAAGGCCGCCCGCCCCATGCTCGACATCCTCACCGGGCTCGCCGACCGGACGCCGCGCATCCCGTTCGCCAACAGGAAGGCCGCGAAGGGCTTCTACCGGCGGATCCACATCCTCGCCATCAGCTCCAGCCGCCCCTTCGAACCCAGCCCCACCCTCGACGAGGACAACCGGGCGCGCCTGAAGGCCGAACAGGGCGGGCTCGCCGTCCACGACCGGTTCACCCTGTTCGGCGTCCGTCTGAACACCGGCGGCGGCAAAGGCGTCAAAGGCATCCTGCAGAGCATCGCCGACGAGGACGGCTGGGTGCCCGACACCGCGTTCGACCGGGACCGGCGCATGATCACGGAACTCCTCACGCAGGCGGGATGCCGGACGCCCGATGACATCACCATGCGCCGCGCCCTCGCCTTCTGGCCCACCGACCGGCAGCCCGAGGGCCTGCCCGTCATGGTCGAACACGACCACATGCACACGTTCCCCAGCTACCGGGCCGCGTTCATGGCCGCCCGCTACCGGGAGAAGGTCACCGACTGCCGCACCTGGGCGAAACGCATCCCCCGCAGCTACCCGCTGACCATCGCCACGCTCGGCGTGCTCCCCTTCAAGGGCGAACCGAACACGGCGGCCGGCGGCGACTGGGCCGCCACCCTCCTGTCCGCGGCCGGCGGACGCGCCATCGCCATCAGCGTCAAAGGGCTCGTCGAACCCGGCGACATGAGCCGCGAACAGCTCGACAAGGACACCGAGAAGGTGCTGGACAAGGCGTACGAGCAGGCGGCCGGCGGCAGGAAGGCCAACCTGAGCCTCGCGCAGGAGCTCAGGATGGCGAACGACGAATACCAGGCCGACGGGAAACCCTGGCCCACCCTGGTCGAGGCGCACGCGCACGCCGCCATCCCACGCATCGTCGAACAATCCCAGACCATCCCCTACCCCGGCCACCTCACCTTGAACCCCGACAGGCAGGATTCCGCGTTCGAGGACATGCAGATCGGATCCGACGACCTCATCGAATACAATCCAAGCCCCTGCTACTGGCCCGCACCCATCCTCGCCTACGCGGGCCTGAACGGCACCGGCCTGACCGGCGACGACTCCGGGCGCGGCCAGGACTCCGACCTGCCCGGCGCGTTCGTCGGACTCACCGAAGACGGCTGCCAGCCCGTCTACGATTCGCCGTTCAGCGCCAGCGCCCGATCGGGACGCCCGATTTTCCTGTGCCTCGGGGCTACCGGTTCGGGCAAAGCCATCCACCTCGACACGCTCCTCCCCGTGCCCCCGCAGAAGCGTTTCCCCGAGGGCGGGCTCGTCCCGTTGCGCGACCTGAAGGATGGCGACCTGCTGTACTCGCGCGACGGGAAATCCTACCCGATCCTCGGCATGAGCCCCATACGGGATGATGACATGTACGAGATCGTCCTGTCCGACGGGCAGACGATCAAAGCCAGCGGAGACCACCAGTGGTGCGCGTGGACGTGGAGGGACCGCCGCTACCACGGTTCGAAAAAACACAAGGCCAGCCTCGAACGGGAGAAGACCGTCAACAGGGCGTGCGCCGTCCTGCGCGGCATGGCGCTCGCAGCCGGCGACGAATGGCTGGATCCGGACGGAATCTGGGAACGCTGTCGGGACACGCTCGCCCCGTTGGGGCTGACGAACGGGGCGAACTGGGTGTACAACGCGCTGCGATTCGCCGACACGCCCCACGGGATGCGCCGACGCAGGATCGCCTCCGCGCGCATCCGCGCCGTCTACGATCCGAAGCCCCTCCTGGAATGGCTGCGCGAACGCTGGCACGGCAACCGGAGACTCGGCCCCGAGGACCTGCGATTGCGCGACAAGGCCATAGACGACCGTCTGGCACGGGAGCCCGGCAAACGCATCGGGATCGCGGAGCTCGACGCCATGTTCCGTCCGTTGGGCGTCCCGCATTCGACCCTGAAGAACGCCCTTCTCCACTACAGGGGCGAACGGTACGAGGATACGGGATACATGGAACGCGATGTCATCGCATACCCGGCCGCGACCGCATTCGAAGACCTCGCCGCCCGGCTCGAATGGCGGTACAGGGATGACGGCATCGCCCGCACGCAGGCGAACAACCATGTCGAACAGGTGGTCACCACGCGCGAAATGCTCGACGAAGGCCTGCTCGCCAAAGGCGGTCAGGCGAACTGGGCGATCCGGGCCGCCGACCCCATCGAAGGAACCCACACGGATCTGCCCATAGACCCGTGGGTGCTGGGCGCATGGCTGGCCGACGGATCGAAAAACAGCGGAGAATTCTCCTCCGACCATACGAACGGCGACCTCGACCATCTGCGCACCCGCCTGCAGGAGGCCGGATACGAGACCTCGCAATACGCAAGCGACCCCCAGAAACTCTACGTAAGACATCTCATCCGGCAGATCCGCGCCAACGGGCTCTACGGCGACAAGCGGATCCCCGAACCCTACTTCCACGCGGACATCAGGCAGCGGCTCGAACTCGTACGCGGCCTGCTCGACCAGGACGGCACCATCGATGCGAACGGAAGCATCGAATTCACCCAATCCATCGACCACAAACCCATCGTCGACGGGCTGACCCGCCTCCTGCGCTCCCTGGGCGTCATCGTCCACGAGGCGACCCGATCCGGGGCCGGGTACACGCAGGACGGGGAACGCCACGAGACCCGGGACCGCCTGCGCCTCACGTTCACCACCAGCCTGCCCGTGTTCTCCCTGCCGCGCAAACGCGACCGGCTGCCGGAAACCCTGCGCGAGACCGCCAAATGGCTGTACGTGAAGGACATCCGACCCATCGCCGACTGTCCGCACCGCTGCCTGAGCATCGCCAGCCCCGACCACACGTACCTGATCGGCGGCTGCATACCCACCCACAACACGCGGCTCGGCCTGCACATCGCCTCCCAATGGGGGCGCCTGCCCGACCCGGCGGACCCGGGACGGAAAATCCCCGTCGTGTTCTGGGATCCGAAACCCAAATCCAGCGACTTCGAACCGTTCGTCCGCAAACGCGGCGGCATGGTGTACAAGCTCGACCGTCCCGAGGCGAAGGGCATGCTCGACCCGCTGCGCTGCATCCCCCGGGACATGCCCGACATGATCATGCAGACCGCGGTCGCCATGCTGTCCCAGATCACGGGCGGCGCGAACCCCGACCGCAGCTGGGAGATGGGCATCACCAGCATCATCGGCTACGGGATCCGGCACGGCGCCGACTGCCTCGGCGAATGCGTGGCCCTCGCCTGGGAGGAATACGAGAACGACGGGCGGGAGAAGCCGACCATCAGCCCCCTGATCGAACGGATCAAACCCGACCTGGACAGGGCCGTCATGAACGACCCGCTCATGCCCCTCATCTACGGGACCCGGCACGGCGGCGACAGGCTGTCCCTCAGCGAGGGCATGACCCTCATCAGCGCGGGCACGTTGAACGTGATCACCGAGAAGGAGATCCAGGGCGCGCCCACCGACGTGCAGCGCTGGGTGTGCCGCATGGCCGCGCTCGCCGCCTCCTGCCTCGTCATAGGACGCAACGGGGCGGTCGTCATCGACGAGGCGTGGTCGCTCCTGCAGGACCGGTTCGGGCAGAGCATCGTCAACCGGATGGGACGCCTCGCCCGCGACCAGCATTACGCGGTCATGATGCTCAGCCAGAAGGCCGACGAGTTCGTGGACGCGGGGATCGCGGACTTCGTCGGCAAGGTGTACATCCTCGCCATCGGCGCGCGCAACGAGGGCGGGGGGCGCGACAGCCAGGCGCAGGCCGCCTGCCGTCTCGCCAACCAGCCGTTGGACGGGCGCATGCACGCGCGCATGATGCACGACAAGTACCTGGACCCGGATTCGCGCGCCCCCGACTGGGAGAGCCTCTACCCGTTGAGGGATCCGGAGACCGGGGAGCTGCTGCGCGGCAGCGTCGCGTACGTGCAGATGGGGGATGCGGCGAGCGCGATCCCCGTGCAGGTGAGGATCGACAAAAGCCTCGACTAGATGCGGCGCAGGCTCGGCGCGTACGTGCGGCGCAGCCACCACAGACCGTGCCCCTCACGGTCGAGGCTGCCGTTCGCCAGCCCCTCGTCCCCGTCGAGCCACCAGTCGATGCGGCCGGTCGCGTGCGGCTGGGCGTGCAGATTGGGGCAGTGGATGCCCTGCCCGTCCGGGTCGAACCCCATGGGTCTGAGACCGGTGATGATCCGGTCGAGCGATTGCGCCTGTCCTATGGTCAGCAGCTTGCAAGTGTCGTTCATGCCCCCGCGTATGCGTCACATGTCCGAGTCCGCGTTGCCCTGCGGGGCGGGCGTCGCGGCCCGGGGCGCGGGCGTGGGGGCGGTCTGGCGTCTGGGCGCGGGCGCCGTGTACCGGGGCGCGGGCGCCGTGTATTGGGGGGCCGTCTGCTGTTGCCGCTGCCGGGTCTGCGCCTCCTCCTGGGCCTTCCGCTGCGCCTCCTGCGCGGCCTGCTCGTCCGCCTTGCGTTTCTCCTCGGCCAGCACGTCCGCATGCTCCCTGGCGGCTTGGGCGATCAGCGCGTCCGCGTCCTTCCCCGCCTTGGCGAGGCCCTTCGCGTCCGACGGGCGGGTCTTGGCGAGCGTCTCCAATTGCCCGAGCGTGTCCGTCTTCGCCTTCGGGCTGTTCTTCACCGCGTCCTGGATCCGGGTGACGGTCCGGGCCCATTGCTCGTCCAGGGCCTTCCCGTTCGCGGTCTTGAGCGTGCGGATGGCCGTATCCGTCGCGTCCGCGCGCGCCTTGAGCGCGTCCGTATCCGCCCCGCATGACGGGTCGGGGCGTTTCCCGGGTTCCACGCCGAGCGCCTCGGCCTCCCCGGCGACGGCATCCCATGATCGTATGCCCTCGGCCAGCGTCGCGCACGCCGCATCATGCGCGTCGGCGGCGCGCGCCGCCCCGATGCGATGCCATGCGGCGAGCCCCCCGCCGACGGCCAGGGCGAGGATGAGGATGACTCCCAGTCCGATGAGCAGGGGGCGGACGGGGACATGCGGGGGCGTGCGGGGTTCAGGCGGGTCGGCGACCCCGTCGAGTCCGAGCGCCTCGTCGAACGGGTCGGCCGCATCATCCGGCCCGCCCCCGGGCCGGGGGGCGGGCATGTCGGGTCCGGGTCCATCGTCCGGCTCCCCGTAGCCGTCATCGCCGGATCCGGTCCAGTCGAAGTCGTCGGGCACGCGGATGCCGGAGCCTTCCACCGCATGCGTGCCCGGCTCCGGTTCGCGCGCCGGGACGGGGGCGGGTTCGGGCTCCGCATCATCATCATCGTCCGTCGCATCCCAGAACCCGTCGTCCCCGGGATCGTCATCCGTCGTGTCCGGAACGTCCTTCACTCCGGCCCCGGACGGCGCGGGGGGCTCGGGCTCCGGCTCCCCCGCGCCCTCGTCGTCCGGATCGCCGAGCATGGCCTGCGCGGCCTTCCACCAGGCGCTCCCCTCGTCATCCGACGGAACGGCGTCCGTCGCGGGCTCCGGTTCGCCGGCCGCGGCGGACGGTTCCGGGGCGGCGTCGGCCCCGGCCGGGTCGGGCGCGGCGGCGGCCGCCCACTGCGCCTCCCAGTCATCATCCGCGACCGGAACGGAATCCGTTTCGACGGGCTCCGGCGTGTCCTTCGCGGGCATGGCTTCCTCCGGCGCGGGCCCCGACGGCCGGGCCCGCTTCCTATCCGAAGGTTCTGCGAACGGGTTGAATGGCATGCCCGCCGCCTATGCGAAAAACCGGGTATGCATCCGCCGGGCCGGGTATGCGTGCGGTATGCATCAGGTGATGCATACCTTTCCGGCCTCGCTTTTCCGCATGGTTCCGCCGGTTTCGGGGGGCGGCTTGCGCCGGTATGCGTGGTATGCGTGCCCCATAAGGGAAAAAGGGATAAAAGAGAGTAACTCGGAAAACAGATGCATACAATGCATACCTTCCATTATCCTTCTTCCAATCCCTTGTGTTCCAAGGGTTTTCATGGGGTCGAAGGTATGCATCAGGTGATGCATACCTTTTCGGCCTCGCTCTTCCGCATGGTTCCGCCGATTCCGGGGGACGGCTTGCGCCGGTATGCGTGGTATGCGTGCCCCATAAGGGAAAACCCCATAAAAAGAAGTAACTCGGAAAACAGATGCATACAATGCATACCTTCTATTTCTTCTTCTATAATCCCTTGTATTCCAAGGGTTTCCGAGGGGTCGAAGGTATGCGTTGCCTGATGCATACCGCACGCATACCGATGCATACCACCGGGTTTTTCTCCAATACTGGTAAAAAAAACGGGCTTGTTTTCTCCGGTATTGGAGATTCTCGTCTCCGATGCCGGAAGAAACCGGGCCGAACGCATACGTGCCCGTATGAACGAAAACACTGATGACAGGCCCACCCGGCTGCTCTGGGTGGATACGGAGACCACCGGTCTGGATCCGCGCACGGACCCGATCCTCGAAATCGGCATGATCGCCACCGGCCCGGATCTGGAGCCCGTGGACGACGGGTTCCACACGGTCGTGCATTGGGACGGCGAACCCTCCGGGTTCATCCGGGCCATGCACGGGCCGAACGGGCTGCTCGCCGAATGCGCGCACCCGTCGGCGCCCGGCATGTTCGCCGCCGCCCTGTCCGCCCGCGACTACGTGGAGACCCAACTGGATGCGGGCGTACGCCTCCTGCCCGCCGGCAGCACCGTCCGCTTCGACCGGGACATGATCGACTCGTGGATGCCCGGCGTATTGGACGGCTGCTCGCACCGGTCCCTGGACGTGAGCGCGCTCTACGAGGCGGTCCGCATGTGGAACCCGACGGTCCTGCCCGACATGGCGAAGACCACCGACCACAGGGTCATGCACTGTCTCGCCGACACGCTGCGCTTCGCCCGCGAACACCGGAGGCTCATATGCTCGATCCGTTGAAGACGCTCCCCCGCCGTACCGTCGCATGGCTGGGACGGCTGCCCGGCCGCCTATGGGACGGGTTGAGGAACCTGCCGCGACGGGTCGGCGCATGGATCCTGTCCGACCGGGGCAGGGCCGTCTGGCCGCGCATCCTGCTCGCCGGGCTCCTCATCCCCATAAGCCCGTTCCTCGCCGTCCTCTGGCGGATCATGCTCTACGGGAGCGCCTCCGACCAGACGATCGTCATCTACGCCATACTGCTCATACTGCTCATCCGCGGCGGCCGGAACGCGCTGAAAAAGCATCCGAGGGACTGACCGGCACGCCCTTCTCCCGTCCGATGTCGCGGATGCGGACGGACAGGCGACATCGCAACCGGTGTGAATACGTCGACCGGCGCAACCGCATGCTTCCTTCCCTTTCCGCGCGCATAGGCGGCGCGCGGATATTCCGGTCCCGTCCGTCAGACGGCCAAGGCCAGTCGCGGGACCGTGGAGGAAGAGGTTGTCATGCGCAGACCGCCGAAACCGCTGATCGCCCTCGTGGCCGTCCTGGCCATGCTCGCCGTCGGCATCCCGTCCGCCCAGGCGGCGGAAGCGCCCTCGGGCGCCACCGTCACGATAGACGGCCGGGACACGGGCCTGAACCCGTCGGACGGGTACGATCCGAACCCGGACGATTCGGATATCAGCGGCATGAAGGTGATCGACACGGGCGCGGGCCGCACCGAGATCCACGACCTGCCCGCCGGCTGGCACGTGAACGCCGAACAATGGGATTGGAAAGGCCGTTCCGGCATCCGCTACCACATCTACAAAGGGTCCGCCAACTACAACTGGTTCTTCGCGGGCGCCACCTCGTTCAAGCACAGCGTGTACGAGCTGCGCAGCATCGACTACTACAAGACCATCGACGAAAGTCCCATCACCGGATACGACTGGAGCCGGAACCAGACCGTCCACGGCTTCGTCGACAGCTCCCAGATCGGCTACCATTTCGTCAACGGGTGGACGGGCGTCCTGAACGACGGGTTCTCCGACCGTTTCGAATACAAGTGGACAGCCGACGACGATCCGAACCTGACCATCACCCACGATTTCATGTACGACACCGAGGCGCCGGCCGACTGGTCGAAGCTCATGGCATACCTGCCCGACGGCAGCCCGGTCACCGGATTCGACCCGGACGGTGTTTCCAACAAGATCCCCACGGACACGAAGACCGTCACCTGGGACGGCATCCCCTCGGGCTGGACCATCAGCGACTCGTACGCCACCAAGGACAGGATCATCACCCACTTCTCCAAGACCGGCCAGCATGACAAAACGGTGATCCTCTACTGGACGGACGACTACGAGTACTCGTACACGGCCGACCAATTGAAGAAGCTGACCGCCACGACGGACACGGGCGAGCCGGTCACCGGCTTCGACCCGGCCAACGGGGGCTCGTTCGCCCTGCCCGCCGGCGCGACCGGGGTCACATTGGCCGGCGCGCCGGACGGGTGGACGCTCGACGGGCCCGACTACGACGGGACCAGCATCACCTGGCAGGTGTCCAGCCCGGATTCGAAGATCGTGCGCCGCTACACGTTCATCTTCCCCGACCACACGCCCACGCTCGACGACCTGAGGGACCTGACGCCCACCACCGACGGCGGCAAGCCCATCGACGGATTCGACCCGACCAGATCCGGCACCTGGCAGGTGCCCGAGGACGCGACGATCGGCTGGACCGGCATCCCCCGCAACGGCTGGACATGGAGCCACGCGGAGGGCACGCTCTCCTGGACCATCCGCAGCGTCGACGGCGCGTACTCGTTCACCTACACGTTCATCCCCACGCACGAACCCGCCAGGGACGATCTGGGTGGCGTGACCGCCGTCACGGACACGGGCGAGACGGTCGACGGGTTCGACCCGGTCAACGGCGGCACGTTCCCCGTGCCCGCCGGCACCACGCGCGTCGACCTCAAGGACATCCCCGACGGGTGGACGGCCACGCCCATGCCTGCCGGGCTCGGCTACACGCTGACCTCTTCGAACGGATTGACCGTCACCTACATCTTCGACGTGCAGCCGTACACGCAGATGACCGCGGACGAGCTCGCCGCGCTCGCCCGATACCGGTGGAAATCCAAGGACGGGACGCTCGTCCAGGCCACGCCCGACGACACGGACACGGTCGACGGGACGTCCGCCGACTGGACTCTCGAATGGACGGGCACCGGAACCAGCCCGCTGACCGAGGATCCGGACGCCGGCTGGCATGACGCGCAGGGCGGCAAGACGGACGCGACCAGCCCCGACGCGGTCGAATACCGGATGACGGTCACCGGGCCGGTCAGCGGCATCACCGCCACGCTCCGCCTCCACACCAGCCTGAAGAACCAGCCCGTCTACCGGAACGTCGGCTTCGACATGAAGGGCGGCAGGCCGATCCTGCGCACCGTACGCGTCATCGACGGCAAGCCCGTGACGAAACCCGGCGACCCGGTCAGGGATGGCTACCGGTTCGCCGGATGGCTTCTCGACGGGCGGCCATACGACTTCAGCCAGCCCGTCACCCGGAACATCACGCTCACCGCATCCTGGACGAGCATCGGCTCGCACGCGATCGTCTTCGACTCGGCGGGCGGCACCTTCATCCCCGCCCAGACCATCCCGGACGGCCAGACCGGCGCCGAACCGGACGCGCCGGCCAGGACGGGCTACACGTTCGACGGATGGCTGCTCGACGGGCGGCCCTACGATTGGGACACGCCCGTCACATCGGACATCACGCTGACCGCCTCATGGACGGCGAACATGATGTCCGTCACCTTCGACCCGGGCGACGACGGGACCGTCTCCGCCGTGTCCGTCGCCTACGGGAACCCGGTCGACAGGCCCGCGGACCCCGTGCGGGACGGCTACCGGTTCGACGGCTGGCTGCTCGACGGCAAAGCCTACGACTTCGCCAGGCCCGTCACGTCGGATATCACGCTGACCGCCTCCTGGACGAAAATCCCCGTCACCCACACGGTCGCGTTCGACGCGGGCAACGGGTCGAAGACCGACATCCGGACCGTCCGGGACGGGACCCCCGTCGCCCGGCCGAAGGATCCGACCCACAAGGGGTGGACGTTCATGGGCTGGACGCTCGACGGCAGGCCATACGACTTCGCGACCCCCGTCACCCGTGACATCACGCTCGTCGCCGACTGGGCGAAGGACGCGGCCCGGACCCACACCGTCACCTGGGATTACGCGCACGACGGGCTCACCGGCGTCACGACCATAACCGACGGGCAGCCCGTGCCCGAACCCGCGAAGCCCGCACGCCCCGGATACGAGTTCGCGGGATGGCGGCTCGACGGCAGGGCCTACGACTTCACCGCCCCCGTCACCCGGGATCTCACGCTCGTCGCCGCATGGCGCGACGCGACGCCCGCCACGCATACGGTCAGCTTCGACACGACCGGCGGCAGCCCGGTCGGACCGGTCACGGTGAGGGACGGGAACACGATCGCGAAACCCGCCGCCCCGACACGGGACGGCCACGAGTTCGCGGGCTGGCTGCTCGACGGACGGCCCTACGATTTCACCACCCCCGTCACCCGGGATCTGACGCTCACCGCCTCCTGGCGGAAATCCGGCACGGACAAGCCCATCTACGGGATCGCGGATCTGAGGGACCTCGGGTTCGACGTGGACGGGAAACCCTACCAGCCGTTCAAGCCCGGAACCCGCGAATACCGCCTGCCCGACGGGAAGCACACCGTCGGGTTCACGGCCGGCACCGTGCCCGCCGGCTGGAAGGCCATAGGCGGAGTCATCCGACGCCCCGACGGATACGAGAGGCGGGAGTACACGCTGACCAGCCCCGACGGGAAATACACGGCCGGCTACGCGTTCGAATGGAACACGAAGACCCCCGCATACACGAAGGACGATCTGAGGCACGTGACCGCCGGGACGGACGGGAAACGGGTCGACGGGTTCGACCCGACCCGCGACGGCACGTACAGGGTGCCCGATGGCTCCCGCGTGACGATCGAAAACCTGCCCGCCGGCTGGAAGGTGAAAGAGGCGCACTCCCCCGACGGCATGATCCTCACGTACACGGTATCCAGTCCGGACAGCCGGATCACGGTCATCTGGAGGTTCGAATCCGACAAGGCGGCCACGCCCGGCACGGGCCGGGGGGACGGGGATC